>Ga0075653_111_pt1 | contig 26442 bp, 17 predicted proteins | sample RifGroA1_FD_68398 | JGI IMG/M metagenome (GOLD analysis project Ga0075653, IMG submission 68398) | Microgenomates bacterium GW2011_GWA1_46_15
CAATACATTGGCAAACTTGAATCACTGATTGATACACCAATCAAAGTCCGCGTCATTGAGGTTGATAAAGAGAAAAATCGCTTAATTTTTTCTGAGCGGTATGTTTCCGAAGCCCAAGTGATCGCGCAAAAAGGTGAAGTTCTCACCTCGATTGTTGAGGGCGAAGTATATAACGGAACTGTTTCCGGCGTGATGCCGTTTGGCGTGTTCGTAACGGTTGAAGTTCCGATTGCGGGAGCAAAGCCCGAAGACAAAAAGGGGCTTGGGAATATTGAAGGACTCGTCCATATCAGTGAAATTTCGTGGGAAAAAGTGGAGAATCCTAATCAGCTGTACAAAGTTGGCGATAAACTCAAAGTGAAAGTTCTGTCGGTGGACAAAGAAACCGGCAAGATGAACTTGTCGATTAAGCGCCTCGGTGATGATCCGTGGGTCACGATCGCAGACCGGTACCAAGATGGGATGACGATTTCGGGCAAAGTTTCACGTATTGCGCCGTTTGGTGTGTTTGTGAACTTGGAGCCTGGAGTAGACGGGTTGATTCACATCAGCAAAATTCCAGCTGGCAAGGAACCAAAAGTCGGCGAAAAACTTGATGTAACAGTCGAAAAAGTTGAGCCAGAAGCACGCCGTATGCGGCTCGGCTTGATGTTGACTGAAGTTCCGATAGACTACAAGTAGAACGCATACATACAAGACAAAAGGAGATATATGTCAAAACAACGCATGATCGTAACAGACGACCAGCTGCTTATTGATATGGATTTGCTGTTTAAAGCGATCCGGGAAGCAGGCGGCGATTGGGAAAAAGTTGAAAAAGAAATGCGCGCATATCTTGAGGCGGTGCAGGGAATGACCGGCAACAATGGATAAAAACGTGTCGTTCAAGTTGTGCCAGCATTGTCAATATGTTCCTTTTTTGAGCGGGTGCTAGAATACCTTCACAATGCCGAAGTCTTCTACGCTCTATATTTGCCAGACGTGTGAGTTTCAATCACCCAAGTGGATTGGCCAGTGTCCAAACTGCGGATCGTGGAACACGCTGGTGGAAACGATCGCGCCAACCTCATTCTCAACAAAATACACCATAGGGTCTTCGCGCCCCGCGCAGGCGGTCACGTTAAGCGAACTCAAACACCTCGACCGCTTATTTGTTCGAATACCCAGTGGAATGGAAGAGTTTGACCGCGTTGTGGGTGGCGGTATCGTGTTAGGTTCGGTGAACCTCATCGGGGGTGAGCCGGGGATCGGGAAGTCCACACTTCTTACTCAAATAGTCATTAATTTGCTGAAAGATACGTCTAAAGAGTATGAGATTATGTACATCTGCGGAGAGGAAAGTCCAGAACAAATTGCGCTCCGGATCAAGCGCATGAGCGGAACGGCGCTTCCGCAGGCGGTGGCAAAACGGTTGGAGTTTGTGACGTCAATTGACGCGGACGCGTGCATTGGGGTGATTCAATCAAAAAAACCGGGCATGGTAATTGTTGACAGCATTCAAAGCATGCAGACGTCTGATCTCACGGGAACCGCGGGATCGGTTGGTCAGCTCAAGGAATGTACGCAGCGGTTCACGCGCATCGCGAAATCCATGAATATTCCGGTGTTTTTGGTTGGGCACGTCACAAAAGACGGCGTGATTGCCGGACCAAAGGTACTTGAACACATTGTGGACACGGTATTGGAGCTGAGCGGTGAGCGGTCAGGATTTTTCCGCCTTTTGCGCTCGGTCAAAAACAGATTTGGCGCGACTGATGAAGTTGGAGTGTTTGAAACGGTAGAAACAGGATTGCGCGAAGTAAAAAATCCAAGCGCGGTGTTTTTGCAGGAATCCAGCCGTGATGTGCCGGGATCGGCGATTGTTCCGGTATTGGAAGGAACGCGGCCGGTGCTGGTTGAAATTCAAGCGTTGGTGGTGCCGTCGAGTAGGCCGTGGAATCGCGCTACCACGTATTCAGTTACTAGCAGCAGTATTGCAGAAACATTGCGGACTACCGCTTGGTACACAGGATATTTTTGTAAATGTAGCTGGTGGATTTGTCGTCAACGAGCCTGGTGCTGATTTAGCGATTGCGATGGCGATTGCTTCCTCATGTAAAAATATTCCACTTCCGAAAGACGCGGCGTATGTGGGTGAAATCGGCTTACTGGGCGAAGTGCGCAGTGTTGGGATGGGGGAGAAACGCGCGAAAGAGGCACGGCGGTTGGGATACACGCGTGTGATCAGCGGAAAACAGGTGCGAAGAATCCGCGAACTGGTCAACACGCTAAAATAAAGTTATCCACACGCACATTTTTTATGCGGAAATCTTTCATTTTTCTTGAGTAAAATGTATGACATTGTTTGTTATAGGGTATCCATTAATTAGTGTAATGTTTGTTATAGGCTTGACAAGGGGCGGAACACGATTATAATCTGATCAGCCAATAAAAAAGCATCACTATCGCTGGAATTGAGCCACGAATAGCAATGCTTTTTTAGGACCATCTGTTTCTTTCGAAACAAACTTAAGTAACACAGTAGCAAGTGCCACGACAATTGTCAACACACATACTGCGATTTGAGAAGGACGGCGTGCGAGTGTACCAGCTATCGGATTCGTATGGAGGTTCGGAGGTTGGGCAGGCATCCGAACTTCCGTAGGAATCCGATCGCAAAAACACGCATCGCAGAGGCGCATATAAAGTACAAAGAACGTGATTTGTGCTTGACGAATGACCAGACAGATGGCACAATGCAGGTGTAGAGCAGTTCCCCGTAAAGCATAGAGATATATAGATACCAGCAACGCATGACTATTTTTCAATGTTTCACCCATAACAGTACGCCACGTATACAGTAAAAAATAATAAAAGGAGTTTTTGTATGCCAGTCACAAAAAAAACATCAGACGATGTTGTTGATGTTGCCTCGCTCGTTGGCCGTCCTCCGGCCGAAGAAGAAAAAGCTCAAACAGAAAAGCAAAAAGCAAAATCAGTGCGCAGTGTGCCGGTGATTCCGGTGTCTGCTGCGGAATCTGAGTTGCCAACGCCAATCCGGCCGTTAGTCGGCAGTAATGTGAGTGGCGGCGCAATGGGTGGAAGTATGAATGGTGGAGGTATGGGCGGCGGCAATCTAGGCGCAGCCCGTCGTCCTTGGGTATCACGGGATCGTAACGATGACCGGGGAAATCGAGGAGGAGATATGCGTAATGACACGCGTGGTCGTATGGGAAGTGCTGGTGGAAGCCGTGGGAGATACATGCCAGCGGGTAACCGTAATGACGACATGGGAATGAATGATGATATGAATATGCAGGATAGTGATGTTCCAACAGAAACAGTAAATGGTATTTTAGACACGTCACCAGATGGCCATGGGTTATTGCGGCCGCGTTTTTCACCATCAAACCGTGATGTGTACATTAGCTCGTCACAAATCCGTCGCTTTTATCTCCGCCCCGGCGATGTTGTGGAAGGTCCCGCGCGTATTCCAAAAGAAAACGAGCGTTTTTGGGGTTTGTTGAAGGTAGAAAAAGTGAATGGAAAGCCAGTTGAAGAGGTCGAGAAGCGTATCCGTTTTGATGATCTTACACCCGTGTACCCAGATGAACGGTTCACGCTGGAAACGGGAGCAGAAACATTGTCTACCCGCTTAATTGACTTGGTTGCGCCAATCGGAAAAGGACAGCGTGGCATGATTGTTTCTCCACCAAAGGCTGGAAAAACAACGGTGATGAAGGAAATTTCAACCGGCGTCGCGAAAAACTATCCCGACTCGCACATTATGGCGGTGTTGATCGGTGAGCGTCCGGAAGAAGTGACAGATATCCGCAGACATATTGAGGGAATTACGGGTGGGCGAGGCGAAGTTGCTGCAAGCAACTTTGACGAGCCTGCAGAAGAGCAGACGCGGGTTGCGGAGTTGGCGCTTGAGCGCGCAAAGCGGTTGGTTGAAGATGGCCAGCACGTTGTCATTCTGTTGGACTCGATCACTCGGCTTGCCCGCGCGTATAACTTGGCAATCCCAACCTCTGGGCGTACGCTCTCAGGTGGATTTGATCCAGCGGCGCTGTATCCACCCAAACGGTTCTTTGGCGCGGCGCGCAACTTTGAAGGCCATGGATCGCTTACCATCATTGGCACGGCGCTTGTTGATACCGGTTCACGCATGGACGACCTCATTTATGAGGAGTTCAAGGGAACGGGTAACATGGAGTTGGTGCTCGACCGCGCGCTTGCAGACCGCCGCATCTTCCCATCGATTGACGTTCAGCGTTCGGGAACACGTCGCGAAGATCTCTTGTTCAGCCAGACAGATTACCAAAGTATCATCGTCATGCACCGCATGATTGATATCCTGGGCAAAGACGAGCGGACATCACTCTTGTTGGACCGGTTGAAGAGAACGAAGTCTAATAAAGAGTTTTTGGCGAGCCTAAAAGAGGGATAGTCTCTCAGAACGTCTTCTTCGATTGAGGGGAGGACTTTTTCCTCTGGGCAGTGTACAATAACACCCTACTATGTCCGTGTATGAAAAACACTCATTTATGCAAGAACTCCGCACGTTTTCAGTGTTTTTTATGCGGTACGTGCGCACCCGGCTGTACTCTTTTTTTGCACAGTTTGAAAAACTCAAAGACGTGATTGTTGATCTTCTCTACAAGCGCCGCGGAAAGTACACTCGGCCATTTTTGCACATTGTCATGACCGTTATCGCGTTTGTCGGTATTACACTTGGTCCGTTGATTCTCCAAAAAGTGAACGCCGGCGACCGGGTTCCAGACGAATTACCCTCTGGAGTATTGTCTTCCGCAACAGATTCGAGTCAAGCAATGACAACGGTGCAGGGGAGAGAAGTGGTGCAGTACCGTGGCGGTGAGGTCATTACGCACGAAGTGAAAAATGGTGAGACCGTGGAGTCTATCGCGAGGCTGTATAACCTCAAACCAACAACCATTTTGTGGCTGAATAAACTCAACGAGAAAAAACCACTCATTAAACCCGGTCAACAACTCAAAATTTTGCCAGTTGATGGTGTTTTGCACAAGGTAAAGAAGGGGGAGACGATCTATACCATCGCCAAACTGTATGGGCTAGAAGACACACAAGCCCAGGGTGTTGTTGACTATCCATTCAACACGTTTACTAACGACGAAACATTTGCGCTCTCTGTTGGCCAAGACCTTGTGATTCCAGATGGTATGATGCCTGCGGGTGATCTTTTGCCGCCATCATCGGTTGCAAGTGTCCTTACTCCCAACGCAGGTTCCGTGTCACCAACGGGTTCGTTTGTGTGGCCGGCTTCTGGCCGTATTACGCAGGATTTCAGGTTTTATCACAAGGGTACGGATATCGCAAACCGCAGTGGTGGAAATGTTCTTGCCGCCGATTCAGGAAAAGTGATTGTCGCGGGCTGGATAGACAACGCTGGGTACGGAAACCGCATTATCATTGATCATGGAAATGGATACTCTACGTTATATGCCCATCTTGCGCTGATTCAAGTGCAGGTGGGACAGACGGTACGCCGTGGAGATATTATTGGCCAAATGGGAAGCACTGGCCGCAGCACAGGGACACATCTCCATTTTGAGATCCGGCGCGGCGGAGTTCATGAAAGTCCGTTATCATACTTAAAGTAGGTTTTTATGGTTGATGATGTCCGCATTGTTGTTCGAGCTGGAGACGGGGGAGGCGGAGCCGTTTCCTTTTTGCATCTCAAGTTTATGTCCAAAGGCGGTCCCGATGGCGGCGATGGAGGTCACGGTGGTTCGGTGTACTTGGTTGGCAATAAAGATTTGAACACGCTTCAGCACTTCCGTGGTTCTAAAATTTTTCGTGCCGAACTCGGTGGTCATGGTGGCGGGAATAAAATGCATGGGAGAAATGGTGATGATACTGATGTTGCCGTTCCACTTGGTACGGTGATTGAAGGAGTTGGCGAGATTGTGAAGGATGGAGAACGGTTGCGTGTTGCCCGTGGTGGCAAAGGCGGGCGGGGGAATGAGGCGTTTAAAAGCAGTGTGAATCAAACGCCGCGGTATGCAGAACCCGGAGGAGTTGGAGAGAAGTTTGAGCTTCATCTTGAGTTAAAGTTACTGGCAAACGTTGGATTTGTTGGTTTTCCCAATGCGGGGAAAAGCACACTGCTTTCTGTATTAACACGTGCAACACCGGAAATTGCGAACTATCCATTTACCACATTATCGCCCAATCTTGGTGTGTTGTTTTCAAAAGATAAGACAAGCTCGTTGATTCTTGCCGACATTCCAGGCCTCATTGAAGGAGCGGCGCAGGGGAAGGGTTTGGGGCATGAATTTTTGAAGCACATTGAACGGTGTTCGATCCTATTATTCGTCCTCGCGCTTGATGATAGCGTTCTTTTTGATACCGATGCGTCGGCAAAAGAAAAAGCTATCAATAAGTGCGACGTATATGACACGGCAGTCAAAAAAGAAATGAAAAAAATCTTCCCGCGCGCGCTCTTCATTTCGGCGGCGATTCATAATGGGGTTGAAGCGTTGCGAGACAAGCTTTTCACCATATAACGTTGGAGTCTTTAGCCCAGATCATTTATAATAAGGTTGCTCAAAGAGGGCCCGTAGTTTAGTGGTAGAACATCTGGCTGGCAGTCAGATAGGAGGGGTTCGATTCCCCTCGGGTCCACTACTTGACAATTCATACCAAATCATTACAATTGTATGATTATGGATGGAAGAACAATTTTACAAATCCCGCTCAGCTCAACACTCAAATCAACCGCAACTCAAGTTGCGGAAGATATGGGATTTTCCTCATTGCAGGAAGTTGTTCGCGTATTGTTAACAAAACTTGCATCGAAACAAATAACAATTTCTATCCAGGAAACAGTCAAGCTGTCTCCAAAGGCGGAAAAACGATATCAGCGCATGACGCATGCGTTTAAAAAGAAAACTCGCGTTTTTTCTGCTGGCTCCGTGGATGCCCTAATGGAGCAACTTCATGGACATTCATTATCTTAAAGAATTCAAAAAACACTATCAAAAACGCATTGCACCATATAAAAACTTAGAGATTCAATTTCGGCAAAGGCTGGCGTTGTGCATTGAGAATCCCAAACATCAACTTCTGAGAAATCATCGACTTATTGGAGAAAAAAGCCAATATAATGCATTCTCTGTTACGGGAGATATCCGCGTCGTGTATAGAATTTCAGACGGAATATTGTTTTTATATGACATTGGTTCTCATAATCAGGTTTATGAAAAATAAGATTTGTATGCCCAGTGTACAATAATGCAAGGTATACGGGCCCGTAGCTCATCTGGTAGAGCGCTGCATTCGCATTGCAGAGGTGGTCGGTTCGAGTCCGATCGGGTCCACCAAGTTCGAAGCATCTGGTGGGTCATAACACCAAGTTCGATCAGTTTCTTTTCTTGTCTCCAGGGGACCCTACGCCCCGAGTTCCTCGAAAAGAAATCGATCTCACTAAAGAAAATTCTTCACCCTGAGCGCTTCGAAAAATTCTTTGACTCGCTTGAGAATGTGCTACCATAGAACTATGCCCACCAAGGCTCGTGCATCACATCGCCATACACCATTTTCTTTTCACAATTTCAAATTTTCCCGCGGCATGACACTTCCCGAAATGCTCATTGTGCTCACTATTATTGCCATTCTCCTTCTTCTTTCTCTCATTAATGTGCAAAAATATCGGATCAAGGCGAGTGACGCACGCAGAAAAAGTGATTTGGCGGCGTATAAAATCGGGCTGGAGCACTATTATGACGATAACAAGTGCTATCCAGACCCCTCTTTAGTTGCTTGGCAAAAATACTCTGTGACCCCACCTCTTTAACTGCGTATATGTATGTCCGTGACGACTGCAACACATTCCGTATGTATACGGTGTTAAAAGATGGTTCGGATTCTGACATTGAAAAAATAGGATGCAATAATGGGTGCGGTCCAGACACAAATGGAGATGGGACGGCGGACTATAATTATGGAATCAGCAGCGGGAACACGAACGCCGGATCACCAGTTGGTTCGGCAGTTCCGGGAACGTGTTCGCTTGCAGGAGGGAAGTCTTGCTATGCTGGGCTGTGCAGCGTGTGTTGTCCGGGGACAACGTACCGGTGCAACACAAATGGAACGTTATGTAATCCGGACATCTCGTGTTCTCAGGGAGGACAATAATGATAGTAAGACGCGCGCACCACACAGGCTTTACTCTTATCGAAATGATGATCGTGATCGTGATCATTGGTATTTTAAGCACGATCATTGCGGGAAATTTTACAACGGCAAAACTTAAAGCGCGTGATGCTCAGCGCAAGAATGATATGGCACAACTTCAGCGGGCGCTTGAGACGTACTACAACGACAAGGGGACATATCCACCCGCGGCGGCAGATGGAGGACTACAGGGATACACATGGGGCGGTGTGTTCGCGGATGCAAACAATACGGTGTACATGAATCAGTTGCCAAGTGATGATAAACAACCAACAATTCAGTTTTTGTATGAAACAAACACGGGAAGTAAAAAATATCATCTGTTTGGATATCTGGAAAACACGCGCGATGAACACATTGCGTCATACTTGGGGAAGTTGTGCGGGACAAAGACGTGTAACTATGGAGTTGGAAGCCCAAATACAACAATGACGGAGGTGTTCCAATGAATTGGGTGAAAAATACATGGCAGAGTGGTGGACAAACCAGCCGTTGCGGATTTACATTGGTTGAGTTATTGATTGTCATCGCGATTATTGGCGTACTGTCGGCGTTGTTGTTCAGTAACTTTACAGGCGCGCGCGAGCGCGCGCGCGATACCAAGCGCAAAAGCGACCTTATGCAGATCAAAAACGCGCTTCGCCTCTGGTATAACGACTTTCAGCGGTATCCGGATACTGGTGGTGTGCAAGCGGGTGGGGTAGGAACGACGTTGAAAGGGTGCGGCACTTCTACAAGCTTCACGGACTGTAGTTGGGGCGAAACATTTATCAATGGCTCAACAGTCTACATGAATGAAGTTCCGAAAGATCCGGTCAATGATGCTGCCAACTACTATACATATCAGCAGGGGAATGCGCTGGACTCTACGAGTAACGCATTTCAACTCACAACGATACTAGAAAATATCTCAGATCCGGACTCTGCAGTGAGTCAAAGTAAATGTGGTATTGCGAGTCCACAAACCGGCGTGTATGTCGTGTGTTCAGATTAGAAATTTTTTCCTTATTGAGTTAGACTTACGGTGCTGGAGAAGGCGCCGGAGTTGCTGATGGAGCAGGTGTCTCGGGTGTCGCAGGAACCGTTGTTGGAGGATTTTCTTGAGGGAGGCCAAGGTCTGCGGGGAGCTTGATCTGTCCCTCAGGAAGCGTTGATTTCTTCGTTGTTGAAGGAGCAGATGACGGTGCCGTCGTTGTTCCAGCCCTCTTACTCTTCACGATCTCTTGTTCCATGGCGGCAATATCTTGGTCGAGTTTTTGAACGTCCGTGCTACCGGCGGGCAACATATTCTTAATTATTCTCAACTCGTCGAGTGCGAGAGTTACATCACCTTTTTGTTTATACGCGTTTGCTAGGTTATAGTGCGCGTTTGCCCAGTCTGGTTTGAGATCAACGGCCTGTTGGAACAAACGGACTGCCTGTTCATAGTTCTGAGTCGACATATACACGCTGCCAAGTTCAAACCGCTCTGTGGGATCGGTTGGATTAGTCTGAATGGCGCGGACAAGTGCAGCAATAGCCCATTGATCGGTGAGTTTTGCCTCGCGGATAGCCTGCTGGAGCAGTTGCGGAATGTTTGCCTTATCTTGTTCTGTTGGACTTGGTTTAGACGCGACTGCGTTTGCAATAAGCAGGTTTGTTGAAGCAAACGTGCGATGGTACGAGTCTGAAAATGGATTATGTGCGAGCGCTTTTCTCTGGAACTCATACGTTTGGACGCCGTCGTTGCGTTGAGCAGCAAACAACGACCGCACCATATAGTACTCGCCGGCATACACGCGGAACACGCCAAATCCCGCAACACCGACAAGCGCAAACGCGACGGTCGCAATAATCAGCGCGAAGATTTTTGATGTTTTTTCTGTACTGATCCGTTCAACCGTTTCTGGTGCAACCAATCGTACGGCAAACACGTGGAGCAAGAGCTCAGAAATCCGCTGATCTTTTTCTGCTTTCTTTACCAACACAAATATACTGAGTGTGAAGTACATCAACGCAAGAACAAGGATGTTTGCGGGGAGAACAATTTGTTCGGCAATGAGAATGAGGAGCAATACTGACAACTTCCACGTTGACGCGCGGAGTGGCAACGCGAAACGGATGATAGAAATCATAAGGAATACCCAAGCTGCCAGTCCCAACAAACCGAGTGTTGTAACAATATGGAGTGGTTCAACGCGCCCAAATGAAAACCGCATTGTCCAAAGATCTGGTATCATATTTTGCGCGACCGGGCGGAACTGCGTAAACGCTTCACCATATGACTCGGGGCCGAATCCAAAGAATGCGCTTTTTGGTTTTTTCAACACATCAATAGCGATGGACCAACTGGTTTGAAATGGTGGCAAAACAGGGTTGGCGAGTTTACCGGGGAGCATAAAGTACCCATTGATCACAACGCCTGCGGTCAATAGTGCGGCAACAACACCTTCAAATATTTTTCTCCTTTTTTCTGCTTGCGTCACCTGTGCGTGTTGCGAAAACGAGATCCATTGAATGAGCATGAGTGGGAGAAGGAATGTAATACAAATCAGTGGCGAACCAGCCAAGTTAAACAACACCGAGTTTGGCATATTCATTCCGGGAATGAGGTTGAAAAGGCGCGTTACTCCATATCCTGTGGCTTGCGCGAGTGAAACAACACTCAACACAACGCCGGCGATGTTTAACAAGCGTACATACAATGCTGTTTTTGCATGAATGATTGTTGTTGCTAAGATAAAAACGAGTGTGAGCGCGATGACAAGCATTCCACGGCCCCACAAAACCTCGATAGGGTAGGGTGTGGCAATAAAAGTAGACACAAGTACTGTTCCTGCGTATGCCAGCATTGGGACAAGGAGTGGAGAAACCGTAATGCGCACGGTATTTTTTGCAATCGCCAAAATTCCCCACACTGCAAGCAAAATGATCGCGGTTACTGCCAAAAAGATCCGCTTGTTAAAATCAAAAAAATCAGTTGTCGTGGGGAGAAATAATAATGGTGCGACTAACACTGCGCCATAAAATGCTATCAACGCCACTTTTCGGCCAAAAACGCTGATATCTTTCGCGGTTGTTATATACATATCGCCTTTACACTACCACATTATCAAACACTATCACATTACTGAATTTCCCACCAGGTAATGTCCAGCGGGGCAGATGGAGGCGCGGTCGCGCCAATGGTAAATCCAGTTCCAGCTTCCTTATTTTTCACATAGAGCGTCACGCCATCGGGATTTTTGTCCGTGGTGACGTAGAGTTGGGTTGTGTCTTTTACCTGAGGATACGACACAACGACATCGGTTTTTCCTGCTTCAAGGGCAACATGTCCCTTTTGCGCGTTGGCGTCCGATTGACCGGTGACGGTTGTTGACAATTGTTCCTGTGGTCCGGCGATGATGCTGTTCAGCGCATAGTTTTCTGATGCCTGTTGTGTTGGCAAGTACTCGGTTGGGTTTTGTGTTTCCGGTGCAGACGTTGGATTTTGTGCACCCAACTGTTGTGCTTTGGCAAAATCACTGTCCGCAAGCGGTTTTACTTCAGGCTTTATCGCTGAAATTGCTTGGTACACGCGGCCTCTACTCGAGTATCCGCGGGCGTCGTCCGGTGCCAAACTCATGGCGCGGTTTGCTGCCTCGAGCGCTTGGTTTAAATATCCGACAATAGTTTCTTTGTCTTGCGGCGTTTGATCGGTTGTCGCGTTTGAGAGGTCAACTGCTTTTTGAAGAAAACCGTTGGCGAGCGAAAGCTCATAGTTAAGGTCGTTGGACTGTGTGTTCTGTGCATCCGCCAGTGAGTTTGTCGAAGCCTGCGTGATATCCGCTACGCTTGTGTCTTGCGCCTGTTGGCTCACGGGAGAGAGGAGTGTTGGCGCCTTAAACGAAGACGAGTATGTGTTGAGGGCAAACGCGCCGGCGATAGGGGTGAAGAAAAGCGCAGTATAGAGCGCAATGAGTTTAAGAGAAAAATGTGCGGCTGTTTTTACGTGCGTGGCGCCTGCAATAGAAACGGGGAGTTGGTGCGCACTTTGTGCTTGTTGTACCACTTGCGCCGGTTGAGCAATGATGGGCTGTTCAAACAGGGAACTGGGCATACATCTATAGTACTCAATATCTGGTAGGGGTGTCAAGATCATTTCTTCGCATGGTGTTTGCGATTTTTCATGTATTGGCGAAACGTAGGAAAGAAGATGACAAATGCGAGAATGAGCATAGAAAGCGTTACATTTATAGCTGCGATATTTGTCATTTGTTCAACAGTCATGAGTAATCTCCCTGAGAATATGAAAGGAATACTGTTAAAAGACTTCCAAAAAGTGCAATAAAAGAGCCAAGCATGGTAACAAACGCAAGGTGTTCTTCACTAAAATTGAGCATATATTTTTCCTTTCATTTTACTTTTAATAGCGATGCTAGTTATCCAGCACGCTGAGCATACAAATAGACCAATCTCTACAATTAAGAGATTATCGCCTTTGAGACTATTTGTCAAAACATACGTTGCAAAAAATACTTGACCTATATCGCTTAAAATATCCGCGACCTGTTCCCATCCTGCATGAGGAGAATAAAAACGATTCTGTCGCTGCACATGTTTTGGCATACACAGTATTGTGAACCACTGATCGAACAAACACCGAACGAAAATAAAACTGGGGTATGAAATAGGTAGGTCGGGTCTACCCTTTTGAAACTGCCAAAGATTGGGACTTCCCGTTAATTGAGGAAATAGTACTATTTATCAACTTCTTTCTACTTTTATGGGTAGGTCGGGCCTTAGCCAAGGGTTGTTCTGCCCAAGCCAAGTAGTAAGTCCCGAACTTGCCATTGACACCCATTGTATATTCGTATATCATCGAATATAGGCATAAAATATATGAAAAAAATCGAATATGTGTGGAATCACCTTCTGTATGAAGCGTTGGAGAAAAAGAACTTCTCGTTCGGTCAACAGGAATTAGCCCAAGAACTCCACCTGTCTTCATCCACGATTCATCTCGCAATCCAACCACTTCGTCGCATGGGGGCGGTGCGGATAGGGAAGCGCCATTCAGAGGTCATAGATGCGGAAAAAATTCTGTACCATTGGGCAAATCATCACAGACTTCAGCCGACTCTGCAGATGAGTGTAAACTTACCGGTCACGGAAATAGAGGGGTTGTTGCCGGATCAAACACTGCCGACGGCATACACCGCACTGCGTGAACGGTTTGGTGAGCCGCCGACAGATTATGATAAAGTGTACTGCTACCACCGCGATCCTTCTGTCGTTGGTCAACGGTTTGAGGGACACCGCACGAACGGTCCGCTGAATCTTTTTGTTCTTTTAGCAGATGAACGGCTCTACACATACAGATCTCAGGTGACGCTGGGACACATGTTTGTTGATCTTTGGAATCTCCCGGATTGGTATGCGAAAGACGCGGTAACGTTTGTGAAAGGAAAGATCGATGCCATATTATCGTGATCAGGTCACTCAAAAAAGCTGGGAATTTTTGCAGACGCTCGCCCGGCAGTATCGTTTTACACTCGTCGGCGGATGGGCGGTGTGGCTGTACACACATCAGTTGAAATCAAAAGACATTGACATGATCGTTGAGTTTGATGTGCTGGAAAAGCTTCGGACGGATTATCAGCTTTTTAAAAATGACCGGTTGAAAAAATACGAAATTACGCAGGAAGAAGTACAAGTGGATATATACGTTCCGCATTATTCGAATTTAGGTATTCCCGCAGAAGATGTGTTGACGCGCGCACAGCACATTGAGGGGTTTTCTGTTCCGGCAATAGAGGATTTACTTGTGCTGAAGTATACGGCGTATTCCGGCCGAGTTGGGACTGCAAAAGGACGGAAGGATCTCGTGGACATTGTAAGTCTTTTGCAGCTTCCGCAGTTAGATCAATTGAAAGTTCCGCAAAAAGTCTTCGATCTTGCTTTTTCTCAGACGGATCTCCCGGAATTAAATATGAATGTGCATCAATTTTCCCGGTTGAAGAAACAGTGGAAGAAGTCAGCGTAAATTTACTGTGTTTTAATCAACCAGTACGTAAATGTGATGTCCTGCGGTACAGGTTGGAGTACGGCAACGGTAAATCCTTCGCCGGAGATTTTAGTTTTCACGTACAACACTTGGTTACGCGTATCGGACTGCGGAGTCAAGTAGACAAGTGTGCGGTCGTCAAGCGTGGTGTTGGCAATGATGAGTTCAGTTTGTCCGGCTGGCAAAACTGCGGTGCCTGCGCTGGCGTTGCTTGTTGATATCCCGGCGAGTTGGCCAGAGCTGGTTGTGGTAAACGGTGACGCAATAACAAGCTGGCCTGTCGTGAGCTGATGAAACGTTGCAGAACCGGATGCGTCTACCGAGCCAACAACATTTCCGGTTTCGTCATAGAGTGCGAGTAGTTTACCAAAGCCGGAAAGGGTGTTTGGGGTCGCCGAATCTGTTGCGAATGGAGAAGCGCCAAGTGAAAGTGATGTAGTTCTGATTGTATTTGTATAGATTGATCCAGAAACATACAGATCACCGTTTACACTTACCCCACCGATACTATCTATAGTAAGCACTCCGGCGAGGAAGTTGAGTGTTCCATTTCCTGATGGTTGGATATATAAAGTATCATTTTGGAGTGGATCGATACTGATGCTGTTTCCGGTGAGTGCGAGGGAGTTGTGTACACTGAGGCCGGTTGCGAACTGAGCGTAGGAGAAGTCCGCTAAACCTTGGACTGAGAGGAAGTCTGAAGCAATAATCGCCTTTGGCGCCAAGACTTCAGCAAGTGTAATGTTTTTGTTGGTTTGGGTATTGAGCTGAGTCAAGACGGTTTCAATATCCAGGTTATTGGCGGGCAAGAGCGTAGCGATGAGTGTGCTGAGGTCCTGCGGGAGTGAGGCTGATGCGAAGTAGCCGCTGGCGGTTGCAGTATCCACGGCGGTGCGGACGGCAAGCGAGACGCGGTCGTCAAGGCCGGAGATCGTGTTGGCCTCAATATTTCCCGCGCGCAGTGTACCAGCGATGGTTGCGTCACCAAGTGAGGCGTTCACTGCTTCGAGTGTTTGAACACGTGCGGATTGCGCGGTAAATGTGTCGGTAGTGAGCTGGCCAGTGAAGGTCGCGTTACCGCGTGCATCAATACTCATGAGTGTGGATGGGGTTGCGGTGTCTGGCTGTGTTCCAAGAATCGTGAAGATGTCGGGGTCCAAGCGGAGGGTGAGCGCGGAGTCAGTCGCGTTGGAACGGATGAACTGAGCAGAAAGCGTTGCGGTATGAATGATGTTTGCGTCAAGGTGTTGAATCTCGGCAAGCGGGGACTCAAGTTTTTCTGTCTTGATAAGTTTGGATGTGAGGAGTTGGACGTTTGCCCACAGTGCTTTGAAGAGATCAAGGTTTGCAGAGCTCAAGCCCCCGAACTGGTCTTTTGCGGTTTGGCCGATGTCTGCGATCGATCCGCTTGGAGAGGCGATAGCATCGGCAAGCACTTGTTGTGCAGAAACTGATACGGCACCTTGCGCGACATAGTCTGGATTCAAAAACCCATCCGCGGTTAGCTCGCCGGCAAAGTAGCCCAGATGGACAAAGGCCTCAATCGTGGGTTTATCACAAGTGTCATTCTGGAGGCCCGAAGGGCCGATAGAATCCCCTGAATTTTGTGAGATATCGCTCCCTGCGGTCGCTCCAGGACACTGTTGCCATGCCTCCAGCGCTTTGGCGACGACGTACCCCGCGCGGGTGGCTTTCATGGCCAGGCCGGGTTTCGTTGAAGAAGTGAGGAAGTCGCCCACGGCAATTGCTGAGGAGGCCGGGTCAATTTTGACCGGAAGCTGTCCGATCAATCCGACAATGACGTAGCCGGGATCACCTTCATGGTCTGATCCGCCCACAAAACCTGCTTTATTTGAGATAACGCCCATAGGTCCGGTAGCGGAAGCAGTACACCTGGTCACCCCGCCGCTAGGCCCCTGGCAGAGCACGTCACCAGGAAGAAGCTCCTCATGGGGATCTTCTTTGCGGAAATACTCGGCAAAGTCCACGCCTGCGGTAGTATATGAGATTCCTCCTGACCCATTGCCTTGAATTTTGCCGATGATCGTCGAGTCGCCCCTCATGAAGTTGATAAACCGGTCGCCGGTATCAGGGTTGGTGGCGTCGCTTCCCAGACGCAGGACCAGGGCGGTGGGGTTGTTGGATCCTACACCAGAAAGGTTTTCAATCATCGCAGAAGCAGTCGCAGCTTGGGTATCGGTTACGTGGAGCTTCCAGAGAGGTGTAATCTGACCCACGCCCAGATTGGTCGTGGTATCGTCATAGAGAATTTGGATGGGGCTGCTGGAACCGACCTGTTCGCTGCTATAGCCGATAGTAACAGACATGGTGTTTTTGGTGTAGTAAAGGACATCCATGTAGGCGGGGACATTAGTGCCGGATGGTGAACCGCTGAGCGTGTGGGCGTGGCCATCGTTGGAGGTGCCGGTGCCAACAGCATTTTCACCCGAGGTATCATTAGTAGCTGCGCTAGTGACAATAGAATATGTATGAGTGTGGGTCGCGCCGCCGCCGGTACCACCGGCGGTACTGTTTCCGCGGGGGAAGCCACTGTCTAAGCTGCTTTTTCTGGTCCAACCCAACGGAGGAGTAGCATCAAAAGCGACGAGTGCGCCCTGTTCATACGCACGTGCTTGGTCGGGGGTAGCTGGAATAAAGTCTTCGTATGGAGGTAGGGATGTATCAGCATTGTTGGCTGTGGTAGTGGAACTGGTTGAGTGGGTTTGACCGCCACTGGTAGCTCCGATGTCGTACTGGCAGGTAGAAACAGTAGCACTGGGTCCACTCGTGGTCATGGCGGGTATGGTGTGGTTGTGAGCAGCAGAGGTGCCACCAGTACCTCCATACGTAGTACTACCCCGGGTGAAATTGGTATTTAGGACAGTGACGTTGCTCCAGCCGGACACCAGCGAGCTGTTGTAGAAAACGATACCGCTGGTGGGAATCAGTCCCGGTGCATTTTTGCTGCCGAAGACGATATTAACATAAGGAGGAATATTGTTGGCAGAACCACTGGTGGCACTGTATGTATGAGTGTGATATTGGTAGGCAACGGAATTTGCACAACTGTTCCAAGTTACCTTTCCACCGGATTGGGAACTTGTGCCGCTGATGGCGACCGTATGAGTATCCGCCCCTTCCGTACCGCCATAGCTAGTGTTGCCGCGGGGGAATTTATTGTCCAGGGCGGAAACTTGCGTCCAACCGGCTGGGACAGAGGCGTTGAACATGGAGATAAAATTTCCACTCCAGGATTGGCTGGCAGAAGATACACTGCTATTTCCGTAGACCATATAGATGTCTTTAGAGCCGTTGGGAATCGAAGGGACGCGGGCCCAAATCTGTGTATCAGCGGTGTTACAGCCCTGCTCGATCCAGTAGGTGAGCGGCGTTTGCGAGTCGCTGTCGCTGAAGCGGATGTCATCGCAGTCCGACTGCATTTTACCGGCGGAAATGAGGGAGGCTGTATCCACCTGAACCAGAACATCGTAATTTGTAAGCGTACCGCCGCCGTTGGTGAGGGTAATGGTCTGTTGGTAGTTGAATTTGTTGCGGAACGCGATGGCGCCGGCCACATCCAAGTTTTTACTGGGAGTTAATGTGCCGATGCCCACATTGCCCGAGGATGCCTGGAGCGCAAGGTTTCCGGCAGATTGAATAGTAGAATAGCTTCCGAAATCCGAGAGCTTTAAGGATGAAGACCCGATCGTAAGTGTTCCGGCTACCGTAGCGTGGCCTTGCCAGTCCACCCCGAACTTGTCCAATCCGTCGCCCTGGAGCTTGATGAGATTGCCCCAGTCGCCGGTCTTGTTCACCCAAATGGCATTGCCGTTGGCTTGCGCATCCACGTCTGCGGCATCCGGGTGGAGCGACACCGTGCCGGCGTTCCGGCCCAGTCCGCCGGTGATGACGTCCAGTCGCAAATTCTGCGCCGCGCCGGAGTAGTTGTAGAGCCGGACCGTATTGGCATCGGCTTGCTCGATGGCAAAGCGTTTGCTGCTCCGGTACAGTTCCCCGATCTCTCCGGCAGTCAACGCCCGACTATAGACAAACGTCTCATCCAGTTGCCCGGCCCAGGGGTTGCTGGTGGCGTCACCGTCGATACCTAAATAGAAAGCTCCGGCATTAGCCAGCGTCTCGGTGGCAGAAATACTCGTATCACTGGCTACCTCCTCACCGTCCACATACAGCTTGATATTAGTTGTCCCATTCTTGACCGCGGCCACATGGTGCCAGGCATTGTCGTCATACGTGGCCACGGTCGAGGTGGCAGAGTCTTCGGGGAAGCTTATGCTGTCATCGTCAATGCCAAATGTCAGATCACCATCGGATTCCATGAGGAGTTTGTAGCCGGGGCCACTGGTTCCATAGGATAATGTTGGCGAAGTGAAGTTTGCTGTCCAACGGGCGCTCCCCTTACTAATACGAACTTCATCTAACCAGCCATTTAAGGGAGCACCGGGACCCGAATCTCGCTCGCCAACTACTAAGAGATTTGCATTATCTGTAATAGTACCTGAAATTGATCCTGTTGTTCCAATTTGCGTACCGTCAATGAACATATACAAATTTGTTCCGCTTCGTACAACAGCAACGTGGTACCACGTAGCGCTTGAAGGCGTCCAAGCCTTTGTTATCGTTGTGCTGTTATACGCAAACTCAAGATTATTCGCGTTATATCTAACAAACCACCCATCCCCTCCCGCCATACTTGCCCCATGGGTAACAAGATATGCCGTATTAACAACGTTAAACCTTATCCGGAAATCAATCGTAAAATCCCCTGACGCAAAATCCCAATCCGCATGATCTGGGCTTGTAACATAGTCTCCGGTTCCATCAAATAATCCACTCGCTCCGCCGAATTTGCTTTGGGCGGTATCTATTTGGGCGTTGCCGACGGCGGTCATGGTGTGAGGGGACGAGGAATCATCGGTAAAAGTAGTACTGGTATCTGCACCATCTGCGTGGAGAAGAAGTTTTGTATTTGTGTCATCTGCTGTTCCACCATCCGTCTTTGCCACCATGTAATCCGGATTGGTGGCGATGGTGGCGTGCTTGAACCAGCCGCCCAGGGTGAAGGAGTCGGAAGCGATAAAGTTCATGCCTTGGAATCTATTCCCGTTGCCGGAGTTATATAGATCAGTTATTTCTTGGGTGGAAAGCACTTTTTTCCAAAAACCAACTTCGTCAATGCGACCGTTGAATGGAAATGAACCCGCAGCCAACGCACCAATGTCAAACTGTGCCGTACCATCTCTTACGCCTGTTGTGTGGGCAACGGTATCAAATGCGCCATTATTGACACTAATGCCGATGGTATTGTTGACGCTATCATGATAGGCAACCACAAAATACCACGTATTTGCTGACATTGCGCCAAATGTAGCAGCTTGAACGGAAGTATAGGTAGAGCCATCACTGCTTACATAAAACCGGAATTTGTTTGCACTGCCGCGCTCCAAAAGATACTCGTACTGTCCTGCTGATGCAGACCACTTGCCAAGAACTTGCGTGTCTGTAGAAAGCGAATCCATATACACCCATGCTGAAAAAGTGAAATCAATATCCCCCGTACTCAAAGCCGCATTGTCTGTGATGCTCAAATACTCAGTGTTGGCTGCGATGAACTGCCCGGCGTTGCCGACTTTTCCGGGATTGCTGGTGACGGTGTTGTTGTCAGTGAGCGTATTACTTCCGACCGAATCCGTGCGACTGCCGGAAGTTTCATCAAGTTTCCAGTACGAAATAAGATTGGTATTGAGCGTACGATTCGTGTCTGTAGTAAAGTTTGACGGTGAGGCGCAGGTGGTGCCCGAGCCGGTGCAGAAGTAGTCGTTGGTGCCGTCCAGGGTAATGGCTTTGTTGACGCGGCCGGCGGCCTGGTAGGTGGGGCCGTTCAAGTCAATCAAGTCCCGGGCAGCCGTGCCTTGGGCGTTGTCCAAGTCCCCGGAGGCTTCCTCCATCTTGTACCAGGAGAGGAGAGTAGGATCCTGGGTGTTGTGGTCGGTCTTGGCTTGGTCATCTATCTCGATCCACTTGGCTCCGTCGTAAATCCAGCCTTCGGTCAAAAGATCACTTGTGTTTTGGTTATGCGCGACTTCCAGGTAACTGCCGTTGGCGACCGCGGTTCCATTGTTCGTGTACAGGCCATTCCCGCCGGGGGCGCCGCCCACGACGTCGCTGCCGATCCAGGCCACGCCGTAGCGGGTGAGGTAGGTGTTGGTCTTGGTGGAGCCGCGGGCGAACACGTACTTGAGTTTGAGCGACGAGCCGGGCGTATTGAATTGGCAGAAGTACTCGTACTCGGTGGGCGACTGGCCAGTGTTGGTATTGGTGTTACTGCATTGGTAATAGTTTGATCCAGCGTCGTTGGAAGCCCACACGGTGACCGTATTGGACGCATCGGAGGAGTCCGTCACATATTGCGACCAGATATAGGCCTGGCTGAAGGACTCGCTGGTGGTGTAGGTTTTGCTGATGAAGTTGCCGGACGTGGCCGTGGCGTTATTGTCCACCCCCATGGTCTTGACGCCGGAGGCCGCCGAGCCGACCGCTTCCAACGTATAACCGACGGCCAGGGACGTGGTGTCCTCGTCAATAAGGAGCGGCCCGCCGGTGGGGACGTTGGCAGAAGAATTGTATGTTTTGATATTCGTATCACTATTTAAGTCAATCTTAGACAGCCCGCCCAGCGTCGTCGAGTTGAGGCCCACGTACATGAACTGGTTATTGTAATCCGGAGCAACCGCGCCAACTGTATTAGTACCTGTCGAAATGTAGCCCAACTGCTGGTTGGCATCCGCGCCTCCGCCGCCGAGGGTGGTCGCGTGGGACTGGAGCGCCCGGTAGCCGACCTCGTAGATACGCTTAACTTGGGAAGCGGAAAGTTGTGTCGCGGTGACCATCACCTCGTCCACGCGGCCCCGTAGCGCATTAAACGCCGTCGTGGCCTGGGTGGCGCCGATTTGGAAACGGGTGGGGGTCTGGGCTGTGCCGGAAAGAGTCGTTGAGTTATAAAGTGTCCCATTGACAAAACACTTGAGCGCGCTTGACCCATCGGAGGTCAAAACGACGTGATACCAGGTGTTGACCACGGCCGGGATGCCGGTGCCCAAGTCTGTCGCGGTCGGGCCGGTGTTGCCAGCGAAGCAGGTGAGGTTGGCGTTGGTGCCGTCGCCTTTGGTGCCGATGCCCCAGGAAACAACCGAGGCGGAGTTGGCGTCGGCGGAGACCGCCATCTCCCGCGTGCCGTTGGTAGTGGTGAGCGTGGTGGGGTAAATCCAGGCGGAAACGGTTTTGATGGTGTTGATGTTTTGGTTTACGAGTCCTGCGCTCGTTGTTGCCGTTGCGGCAGAGGCGCCCAGCGTGGCAGCCTGTCCGCGGACGCCGGAGGCAGTGTACGTAGGTGCGGTGGTCCCGTTCAATAACGCGCTTCCGCTTTGATTTGATGATGCGTCGGACAGCCCCGACCCGTAACCGGAAGTGAGCGGCCACATGCCGACGACGTTACCCATAAGTTCTTCAGAAACATAGTCTTTGGTGTAGTATTTGGCGGAGCCGCTTTGTTCGTCGCCGTTATCGTTGCGGCTGCTGACGGTGGATTTATCCTGAATGACAGCGACCCCCTGATTGGTTCCGATGTACAGCGTATCGCTGGTTCCGTCTACAGCAGAGGTTCCTTCGGTTACAGAAAGATTGCTGGGAGAAGATTGGATGGTTGGCGGGAGCGGGGCAATCGCAACATTTTTCGCGTACGGGTTCGTGGGGACGGTAAAGTTATCGGTCCAGCGGGCATGCCCTTTGGTAAAACGGAATTCATCCATGTAGCCATTAAGATCATATCCACAACCGTTGAACGGAGAGCAGCCGACGGCCAACGCAGAGGTGTAGTTTGCCGCTCCGGCACTAATGTTGGTTTTGGTGGCGACGGATATCCCATTAATGTAGATGTTCGCCCGAGTACCATATCGGACAAACGCAACGTGGTACCATGTGCCTGTTGACGGTGTCCAGCTTCCGTTGAAGCTAATGTTGTCTGCTCCTGCATTTCTTATGGCCATGTAGATGATATTTGACGTAGTCCAGTAAAGCTGAAGATAGTTATTTACGTCCGTTGTTTGTTCGACGAACATAGTATTTTGTAAAACTGAAAAGTTAACCCAAAGATCAATAGTGAAATCTCCATTGCCAATATTCCAGTCTTCGCTGTCGGCGGCGGATACGTAATCGCCGGTGCCGTCTAAAAGTATGGAAGAGGGACCGAATTTCTTTTGAGCAGTAGATATTTGTGCGTTTGCGTTTGTTGTCAGCGTGCGGGCATTCGGCGAACTGTCAGTAAACGTGGTTGCGCCGTTTGTGCCATCCGCGTGGATGAGAAGCTTGGTGAAGGAGTCGTTGCCGGCATTTGCCCAGACGTTGTCCGGCGTGCCATTCGTTCTGGCGGCAGTATCGGCGGGTATGGAAGTCCATTTTTCCAGCTGATTTTCCGTCGAGTTCAGGCCGTAGAGCGTACCTTTGGACGTAAGGGCTACATTTTGATAGGCGTCATTGGTGGCATCGGAATAGGAGTAGGCCGTGGCGTCGGTTTCGTTGACGACGGTCACTCCTGCGTCGGTGGCGGCACCGACAAATTGTCTCGGGCTGACCTGGCCGGTGGCGGTCCAGGAATAGCACTGATAGTTGGTCGCGTCCAAAGCGCTTTCGCGGGCGGTAAAACTGGTTGTCGTGGTGTTATCGGTGACGACAGTTTTGGCGCTGGCGGTGGTACAGCTGGCCAGATTGACCGGCGTGGTGGTGCCGGAGTGACCGGCGGAGGTGATGACGATGTTCGGATTAGTGTTGAATTTATAGGGCAGATTGACGGTTTCGCTGGCAGAACTCAAGCTAAAATATCCCCAGCCGCTGACGGTCGTGGTTTGGGTGGGAGCGTTGGGGATGACGTTGGCCGCTACGTCGTTGACGTTGTTATTTACTATACTAACAGTTCCATTTAATCCGCTTACTCCCATTCCACCGTTACGCTCGGCTATATTTCCCAGGTAATCACGCCATCCTGTAGTCTGATATGATCCACCGCTATCAGTGGAAAAATCGATTTTTACCAATCTCTGGTTATTCGCGTTTAATCCTGCATGCATTTTTCCGTTCAACACAGAAACAGATGAAACGACGTTAGAGCCAGATGCGGCGAGTAAATTATTTGACGTCAGCCATGTCCCGCCGCTACTAAAATCCATCCAAAGTTTCTGCGTGTCTGCATCGATAATGTCAACATTTGTATTGCTGGCTACGATGATCGCTCGTTCGGGGAACTGCTGTTTGGTGCCTCTGGTTGAGCCGGAGGGTTCCACGAACCAGGAGGCGATTTTGAAGACATCTCCGGTGTTGTATTTGGCATCCGTAAATTTGACCGAGACGCCCGTTCCAGCCAGGGACTGACTAGTCCCTGGGGTGACGGTTACTCCCGTAGCTGAATTTCCGTTATAGTTTGTCCAATCAAACGTGGTGGGAGACTTGATGGTGACGTAGATAGTTTTGGCGTTGCTCGCGTACGTTCCGCTCGCCTGGAGAAGCGAGCCGTTGTAGGTGCTAGAGAGGTTGGGGTTGGGTGTCCAGATCGTGGAGTTTTGTGAGAATGACGCGCTGGTGGTGGCGACGGCCAGGGTGACGCCGTTGTACCAGTTGGGATCGATGCCGAGTTCGACTTGGACTTGGGCGGAGGAGTCGCGCGTGCGGTCGTAGTACACGGTCTTGTTGACGGTGGAGCTTCCGAGATACGTGTTCCCGGCGTTGTCGGTGGTAGCCGCGGACATGGTTTGGCCGCCGATGAGGCCGGCGCGGAATGGGGCGGCGGGGGTGGGATTGCCGGTGGTGGCACTCACTTGCGTGGGAGCAGAAACCGTGGTGTTGGCGCTGTCCGTTTTGGTGGTGTCCAGCAGATTGTCAAAGTACATGCCTTTGGTATTGAGGTTGTCGTTGGGACTGGTGCCTTCGCCCACACCGGTGTAGTCGTCGGCATAGAGCTTGTACTCGTTGTACTTGCTGCCCTTGTCAATACTGGCCGCGGCCGTAACCTGCGTTTGTGGTTTAAAGATGAACTTGACGTAGCCGGAGCCGGAGGTAGAAGTGTTCGTGACCACGCCCAGCATGCCGTCAAATAATTTTGCGGACGTAACCGCAGACCCCGCGGTGTCGCTCGTGTACACATAGTCGCCTTTGGCAACCGTTGTCGTATTTTTGATTGTTACATTCACCTCGCCGCCCACGGCCACCATACAGATATCATTGGCGTCACAGTTTCCATCACTATTTGCATCGTTTATTGTTCCAAGCCCAACGCCGGTAATAATGCCGTACATCCCTTTGCTGTACGGCGTTGTGGTAGTCGTGAACGCGGAGTTGTTTGACGTGTCCACGATCACAATCGCTTTTTGTGCCACTGTGCCACCGCTTTTATTCTGCATGAGCATGCCCATGCCGTTGCCCGCCAAAATTGTTCCGGCCGCGTAGATGTTTCCGTCTTTGTCCACATAGAACTTCTCAATGGTCGCGTTTTGAACAGAGAGAAGTTTTGCTCCCTGGGTTGTGAGCGAGTTCGCAGCATTCAGCGTGAATGCCACCGTATCCAGACTATTCACCGCCTGTGAACTAATCGTTGCGGTGCGCACGGTAATAAGCCCGCTGTTTGCAACGGTGAGCAGATTCATCGCGTTGTTGTCGCGGAGCGTAAGGGGGGTGTCGGTTGCAATAAGCGAACTGATCGTTGCGGTGCGGTTGGCGGTCAAAAAGCCGTCGTTACCCGCGTAGCTTCCGTTAATGTCTACGCTCCCGCTAAAGTTTGTGAGATTGAGCGCATCCACAAGCGTGATGCGTGTTTCACCACTGGCACCGAGAATATCACCACCGTTCACCTGTAAGTCCGGCGACACAATGACTTTTGTTCCGCTTGCATTGAGCGAAAGATCTCCCGGAGATGTAATCGTGTTGCCGCCAACATTGAGTGTACTTGCCAGATCTACCGCAGCGTCAATCGTGATTTTTGTGGTATTTGCGGTTGTAATAACTACATTTGTGCCGTCGTGTGCGATGTCAATGTAATCGGTGCCGCCAGCATCATAGATACGCGCGGACTCACGGTTTGTTGGGTAGAGGTATGTTCCACCATCGGTCCACACCGTTGCGGCCGCGTAACTCGCAAATTGGTTCCATGTTGAACCATCAGAGTAATACACAGAGTCGGTTGCGGTGTTGTATACAAGGCTTCCTTTGCCGATCGTGGTGGGGTTTGTAAAGAATCGCCCAAGTTGAAACTGGCCGCCAAGGCCGAGGTCACCAGACGATGTTGCGTACCCTTGCGTGCCGTAATCGTTGATCGCAAAAAGCGTATTTGTCCCATCGCGGAAGTTGAGCACCCCGGTATTCCCAATATCAAAATTAAACGTGGTCGCGATAGAGGTGAGATCGCCGCCGTTGAGTGCAAGATCACCAGCAGTAATAATGTTGCCGGTTGCCGGTGCAACACTGAAGTTTGCGCCGCCTACGGTTAAGTTCGCGGTGGTCACGTCCAACCCGTTGATTGCGTCCACATTGCCGGCGAGGGTCATCTGCCCGGTTCCCGTGGTGATCGCTTGGTTATTGATTGTGTTTAACCGGAGGAATGTGTTCGAGTCAAGAAGAATGTCTCCTGTTTCTGTTCCTCCCCCAATTTGTAATCCCACATTGCGTCGTGCCGCGATCACATTATTGGCGAGCGTTGCACCATTAAACGTAAGCGTTCCTGTTGTTGTTGCGTTTCCACTAACCCCAAACACCTGGAACTTTGCCGAACTTGTCGCACTCCCGCCCACCGCGATATCGAGCGTACTATTCCCCGGTGAAAGTACAAGATTGTCCAACTGCCAATAGTTTGTTCCAACGGTTGCCCAACTTGTCGCGCAGTCCGCCATGTCGAAACATAATGAACCAGAGAGATAGATATTTTTCCACTGGAGCGCAGTTGAACCAAGATCATACGATGCATCCGCATTTGGACCGGTATCGCCAGCCACTTGAAGTTTAAATGACGTTGGATTGACAGTCCCGATTCCGACATTTCCGCCGTTTGTAATAAACAATCTGGATGTTAATCCCAAGTCTCCACCAACGGATGTGCGAAGGTTATATGTCCCGCCGTTTAAAACATCGTATGTTGTTGCCGGATCTGCCCCTGCGGGAGC
>Ga0075653_119_pt1 | contig 7553 bp, 5 predicted proteins | sample RifGroA1_FD_68398 | JGI IMG/M metagenome (GOLD analysis project Ga0075653, IMG submission 68398) | Microgenomates bacterium GW2011_GWA1_46_15
GCAAGCAAAGGAACAGTCACGACAAGAAACCGCAATCTTTTTTTCCGTGAAATATCGGCAAGAAACAGTGCAAGCATAATGCAAAGTAGTGGAATTGCGGGGGCATAGTGGTACGAGAACATAATCCTCGGAGAAAAAAGCCACGGTGTCCACACACTAAGATACGTAAGCAATAGAAATCCCCTTTTCCAGTCGCGGTTTTTGAGCCACAGTACCGCGAACCACACCGCGGTAATAAGTCCGCCCCAGAACACAATGGGATTTCCCAGGTTATAAATATTGCCGACTTTTCCTGGTGTGTTGTAATCCACATACATCCAGACTGGTTTGAGATCAAACATCCATTGCAAGGGCGTTGATTGAGACGCGTGTGTCGCGTTCAAGTGCGTTTGGTAATACCAAATCTGGTTGTGGAGTTCTTTAAATTGGCTCCACGCATGGCCCTGCAGCCAAAACTGTGAGTAGGACAAAAGGTAAATCAGGATAGGAAGAATAATCCACGATAAAACTCCTTTCAGTAAAAGGATAAACTTTTTTTCTTTTAACACAACTACAAAAGTATCAATGAAAAAGATTGGGAGAAGAAAGGCCCCACTCCATTTTGTTGCAACAGCAAGACCGGTAAGAATTCCCGATACAACAATCTGATATGGCTTTCGGTATTTCCGCCAGCGTGTGTAAAATACCAACGCACAGAGCATAAAGAAAACAAGAAAAATGTCATTCATCGCAATGCGGGATTGGGCAAGCAGTAAACCATCAACCGCGGAAAAAAAACTTGCAAGCAACGCAACACCTCGCACTTTTGTCAATTGAAGTGCCAATACATACGTCATCCACACCACACCAACGCCAAATATAACGGAAGGAAAACGCCATCCAAAACTATTTTCTCCAAAAATATACATGCTTCCAGCCTGGAAAAGTTTTGCTACCGGTGGATGGAGCCATTCAATTGCGGTATTTGGCTCAGGAGCGTCGTGCCACCATTCATATCCGGCGGGGTTGTTGTGCGCGTAGAGCTTGGCGGTAACTGCGTGATACACTTCATCAAAGTAGTACGTTTTTGGTAAAGTAACTCGGTACATTCGGGTTGCGAACGCGAAAAGCAAAATGAGTGGAAGAAGATAAAACGCTAGTCGGTCAAATGATATATGTTTCATAAAACTGTATACAGTATAAAACATTGGAAGAGAAAACATGAGGGAGCGTTTTGGTTTTTTACACTTTTCTCAACGTGGGGCGCATATTTTTTGTATCTTTGGCCACATATTCTGTATAAAACTGGGGAGGGAATTGTTGCTGGATGGATTGGTGTTTGGGCTGATTGGGCGGCACATTTTTCATACGCAAGTGTATTCGCGTATCGCCCACCAAGCGCATGGTTTTTGTGGCACCCATTATTTTTAGGAAAGAAATTCACATATCCGTTTTTGGCCGACGCAATCTCGGGAATGCTCATGCGGCTGGGTATAGATCGTGTTCCCGCATTTATTGGCCCATCCATCATTTTTACCGCGCTTTTTCTTGCGACACTATTTTTATTTTACCGGGAAATCTTAAAAAGTTGGAAGCAAGCATATCTTGCGGTTTCATTGTTTTTATTGAGTGGCGGGCTGGGATTCTTGTGGTTTTTACGCGATCTTTTTCAGACACAGTCGTTACGTGTTGTACAATTTCCTCCACTTGAGTACACACACATCGGCGATTCGTACATCGAGTGGATCAACGTCGTCACGGGCCAGCTTTTGCCGCAGCGCGCGTTTTTACTTGGCTTGCCGGTTGCGCTCATGTTATTAATTATTCTTCACAGGTGGACACAAAAAGGATTTTCAAAAGTTTCTCTAGCCCGCCTTATCTTTTTTGGTTTGTGCTCCAGTCTTTTGCTGATTATTCACGTTCATACATTCATTATGTTTGTCATGGTGTGTGCGGTGAGCTGTATATTTGCGCTCTACAAGAAAAAACAGGATTGGAAGCATTGGGTGATGTTTGCCATTGCGGCGGGAATTCCTTCGATGATCATTTTTTCATGGCTGTATGGCGGAGAAATTACACAGGGATTTTTCCGGTGGTATCCGGGGTGGCTCGCAAACCCACAAGCAAAGAACATCAACTTTTTCTATTTTTGGTGGATCAATTGGGGTGTATTTCTTCCATTTTCATTGTTTGCGATCATCAAAACAAAGTTATATAAACAACAATTTGTGTTGAGTGGTCTATTGTTATTTATTGCATCCAATCTCATTCTTTTTCAACCGTACGATTGGGATAACTCAAAGATTCTTACATGGAGTTATCTATTTTTCTGTATCCCATCAGCACAATTACTAGCGATGATGTGGAGAAGACGAATAATTTTTGCAAAAGTATCAGCTATTGTTTTAGTAATGGTGATGACCGCTTCCGGCGGCCTCGATCTTTGGCGGCTTCTTCACACGGATAAGCTTTCATATCTTATGCTGAGCAGTGACGATCTCTCCATTGCCGAACAGTTCCGCCGCATCTCCACGCCCACCGATGTTGTATTGACCGCGGATAAGCACAATCACTGGGTTACAACGCTGACCGGGCGCCCCATTCTCTTGGGGTATAAGGGGTGGATGTGGACGTACGGCATTCACTACGAACAACGTGATGCCGACATGGTTGAGATGTTCCGCGGCGGTCCTCTCGCGCAAGAGTTATTAAAAACGTACGCTATCAAATGGGTGGTGATCGGCCCCGCTGAACTCTATGATTACCATGCGAACGAGGCGTATTTTGCGAAAAAATATCCGATGGTCCTCAAAAACAGTGAGTACAGGGTGTATAAAATTCAATAGAAATTTATAGTTTCAAAAACTGTTTCGCGTCAAGGCTTGCTCCGCCCACAAGTAATCCACTAATTTTGGATTGCGCTAGGAAGTTCAGTGATGATTTTTCGTCAATGCTTCCGCCATATAAAATGGGAACAGATGCGCCAAATGCTTCATGAATTTCTTTTATAATAGATAAAACAACATCAAGTTTTTCAGGTTCTCCCGAGCCAATGTGATCGGCTGGCTCAAACGCGACAATACATTTTTTACCTAAGCCGTTCTCCAAAGCACTCACTTGTTTCCAGATCGTTTCCTTTTCAACACAGAGTATTGGGGTGATGTTTTCCTCAACGGCCATCGCAACTTTGTTTGCAACTTCCTGTATAGTTTCATGAAAATATCTTCGCCGCTCACTGTGCCCAACAATCGCGTATGTAACACCCAGATCTTTGAGATTGCGGACAGAAACTGCTCCGGTATACGAGCCGGCAGGGAACGGACTCAAATCCTGTGTTCCAAGCGCAATAGCATATTTTTTCTCTTTAATACGTTGTCCTAAAGGAACAAGAAAAGGGAAGGGGGGACAAAGGACGAGCGTGTGTGCCGTATGCCGGACAGATCCAACATCATCAACCCATTGCATTGCCTCATCAAGCGTTTTGTGTGATTTCCAGTTTGCGATAAGAAGTTTATGTGTCATAGCGTGTGCGCAGACTTATTTTAACAAAGTGCGGCAAAAATGTACGCAGTTGAACAAGCAGAAGTATGATAGCATGAAAGCCCATGAAATCTGACTCCGCCCACTCACTCCAAGATCTCCGGGAGCGTTCGCCCCTGCTCAAGCCGTTGAATGATCAACAGCTTTCCGCGGTGCTTCATGGTGATGGCCCCGCAATGGTGCTGGCGGGTGCTGGGTCTGGAAAAACACGCGTGCTCACCACGCGCGTTGCATATCTCATGACAGAGAAAAATGTTTCACCGAACAGTATTTTATTGGTGACGTTTACCAACAAAGCTGCTGCCGAGATGACAAACCGTGTTCAGCAGATGACCGGCAAGCGTCCGCAGTTTTCCGGAACGTTTCACCGGTTATGCGCGCGGATTCTCCGCCAGGACGGCATCCTCATCGGCATTCCGCCGACATTTTCCATTTATGACGATGACGATCAGCTTGATTTGGTGAAAAGTATCTTAAAAAAACTGAACCTTTCGGTTAAAGAGTTCAACCCGCGTCTCATGCTCAGCATGATTTCAAACGCAAAAAATGAGTTGCTTTCACCAAAAGACTATCAAATTTTTGCGAAAGGAAAAATTCAGGAGGCGGCGAACCGCGTGTATCAGCTCTATGAAAAAGAGTTGGATAAAAATGGCGCGGTGGATTTTGACAATTTGCTCAATAAAACGGTTGAACTTTTCCGTAAACATTCAAATATTTTGCAGAAGTATCAGCATATGTTTGAGTATGTGTTGGTTGATGAGTATCAAGATGTGAATAAAGCGCAGTACCTATTAACAAAAATGCTCGCGGCTCCACAGAACAATTTGTTCGCGGTGGGAGATTTTAGCCAAAGTATTTATGCCTGGCGTGGTGCGGATTACCGCAACATGCTCGCGCTCAAAACAGATTTTCCCGGCATTCAAGAATATCGATTAGAGCAAAACTATCGGTCAACGCAGACCATTTTGAATGCCGCCAGCGCGGTGATTTCACACAACACATCCCATCCTATTCTCGAGCTTTGGACAGAAAAGACAGACAAAAGGCGCATTACGTTATATGAAGCAGAAACCGAAAAGGATGAAGCGGAGTTTGTCACGCATCACATTCAGCAGTTCAAGAAAACTTTACCGTATTCCGAAATGGTGGTGCTGTACCGCACCAACGCACAAAGCCGTGTTTTTGAAGAACTTTTCCTCAAGTATGGAGTTCCATATAAACTTGTTGGTGGTGTGCGGTTTTACGCGCGCAAAGAAGTGAAAGATGTTCTCTCGCTTCTGCGCCTTTTTGTGAACGAGCATGACTCTGTTGCGCTTTCCCGCATCGAAAAGCTTGGGAAAAAGCGCCTGCAGGTATATCTTTCGTGGCTCGCGTCAACAAAAAAATTTCCCGAGAAAACACTCGATATTCTTGATGCGGTGCTTGAGGCATCTCAATATCTCACACTCTATGATGAACGCCTTGAAGAAGATGCGGAGCGGTTGGAAAACATTCAAGAGCTGCGGTCTGTGGCGAGCGAATTTTCTGATGTTCCCAGTTTGCTCGAAAACGTTGCGCTTGTCGAAAATAATACGTTGCCGGACTCAAGCTCTTCCAATCAGCAACAAGATGCCGTTTCACTCATGAGTATCCACGCTGCAAAAGGACTCGAGTTTAGTGCGGTATTTCTGGTTGGCATGGAGGAGGGCCTATTTCCACATAGCCGGTCGCTCATGGACAAGCATCAGCTTGAAGAAGAACGCCGCCTTTGCTACGTTGCGATCACGCGCGCGAAAGAACATTTGTACATCAGTTACACACGCCGGCGCCTCTTGTACGGAGCGGTTACAGGGTCCATTGTTTCGCGGTTTATTGCCGAGATTCCAGACCACACACTTGAGAGAAAAGGGGGAGAACATCCAGTGGGATTACTCTCTGGTTCACAACATTTAACTCATCCTCAGCACATCTCCCGTCGCTTTTCTCAGTTAAGCGACGAAACGCTCGAACGCGTGCTCAAGGGTGAAATTGACGTAGAGTCATTTTTGGATATGTAGCACGCATGTTATCATGACTCTATGATTGTCCGCCCCCTCGATTCATCAGAAAAAGACGTATATAACGCTGTGGTGAAGCACCCGCTCCAGAGTTGGGAGTGGGGAGAGTTCCGCAAAAAAACCGGTGTCCAGATTGAACGCTTCGGGGTGTTCGACGGTTCCCGCCTGGTAAGTGGAATGCAAATCAGCTTTCATCCCGTCCCATATACACCGTTTACCGTTGGGTACTTTCCTAAAGGGACGATGCCGGACGAGGAGCAACTCCACGCACTTGAGGGGATTGGAAAACGCAAGAATGCACTGTATATCAAGATGGAGCCTAATATTGGTGTTTCAGTTGGATCAAACTCGGCGCACACCGCGATTATCGAGTTTCTCAAACAACACGGTGCAGTTCCAGGCCGACCCCTGTTTACCCGGTATACGTTCATGCTTGATCTCACTCCATTAGAGGAAAAACTCCTCGAGAACATGAAGCAAAAAACCAGGTACAACATCCGGCTGGCAGAGAAAAAAGGTGTAACAATCGTTGAGGACAGCACCGACGCAGGCCTGGAAGAGTATCTTAAAATCCTTAAGGAAACCACCCGCCGCCAGGCGTTTTACGCGCACAACGAAGCCTACTTCCGCTCGATGTGGCAGACGCTCAAACAGGGCAAAATGATTCACGTCTTTAAAGCAATGTTTGAAGGGAAGACATTGGTAGCCTGGATTGTCTTCATCCACAACAACACGCTGTACTATCCGTATGGCGCCAGTTCGTCTCAGCATAGAGAGTTGATGGCAAGTAACCTCATGATGTGGGAGGTCATGAAGTTTGGAAAATCTGCTGGATGTACAAAGTTTGATATGTGGGGATCGCTTGGGCCAAACCCAAATCCGAAAGATCCTTGGTATGGTTTCCATACCTTCAAGGAAGGATATGGCGCAGTGTTAACAGAGTTTCTGGGAACGTATGATCTGGTACTCCAGTCTGCTCTCTATGCGCTATTTAGAGCGCTCGAGGATTTGAGATGGAAGTTCCTGAGGCTGAAAGCTTCGTTGTTCCGCCATTAACAATGTCTCCAAGGGGAACAAACGTCGCTTGTGAATTTCAAGGTGGATGTGTGGGCCAGTCGTGCGGCCAGTCAATCCAACCGTACCAATGACGGTGTTGGCAAACACCTCGTCGCCTGTTTTTACCAAGCGTTTGGCCATATGGGAGTACAACGAGTGTATGCCGTTTGAGTGTTCAATCATAATAAAATTACCATATCCACTTCTCTCGAAGCCTGTCTCAACAACACGGCCTTCAGAAATAGGATGAATCTCGGCATTCAAGTTCGCGCGGACGTCAATACCGTTGTGGAATCTCGAAAAACCTTGGGAAACACCACGGTAGTTTTCCTGAGTAATAGGGAGCTGAAAAAACGCGGAAAGTTTAAGCGCCTTCATCTCCTTTACAGAGGAGATGTGTAACTCATCTTGCTTGAGTTCACGGTTTTCATTGTACTCAATATCAACCGACTGATTGGCAAGCACAATTTCATGGTCATTACCGTTCGCAGCAAATGCTGTGTAAGGCATGACTCCTGTCGCGATAACAATCGCGGTAGTAAGGGCAGTAAACTTCAAAATCTGTTTCATATATGCAGCATCATCGCTGCCAGTTCGGCCTTTTTTGGGCCAAAAAAATCTTCCGCAGATATACGTATATGTATAGTGCGAAAGAAGTGTCCTATAATAGCATTTGAAGTGTCATTTGTCAACCCATAATGGGTGGTCAAACTGAGTGTCAACCGGCACCGGCACTAGGCAAAAAATGTGGTACAATACGCCCATGTTTCGTACCGTACAATCAGCGAATGTCCAAGGCAAAGCGGTACTGGTTCGAATGGATCTTGATCTTCCCAAGCGTGGGCGTGGATATGACGAAACCAGGCTAGATAATGGTCTGGAGAGTCTGCATTGGCTCCTCAAGCAGGACGCCAAGACAGTAACGGTGGTTGGTCACTTGGG